>Ga0156727_110_pt1 | contig 19308 bp, 18 predicted proteins | sample RifOxyD1_FD_112056 | JGI IMG/M metagenome (GOLD analysis project Ga0156727, IMG submission 112056) | Candidatus Staskawiczbacteria bacterium RIFOXYD1_FULL_37_110
ATTCCCCCGAAAGCATTAAAATCCGCTTCATTTCCCGCCAAAGCGACGGCGGAGCCGTCGCGGAGCGAAGCCCAACCCCGCCAATGGCGGGGTTGGGCGAGCGAACCCTCTCAACTTCAAAATTTGAGTTCGTATCTAGTTTCTTGGCTCCGCAGGTAGGATTCGAACCTACAACCTTATCGTTAACAGCGATTTGCTCTACCATTGAGCTACTGCGGAATGGTTATTTTTTACTATATAACTTTTTCCAAATTATTCAAGTAGCCCAAATAAAATAACCTATCTTTTGGCGCGTTCAATTATTTTTTGTTTTATCAAATTAACAATGTCATCGGGCTCCCTGTCGGATTTTACCAAATAGTCATAAACATTTTTTTCCATGCCTTGGTCAATTTTTTCAGCTTCGCTTAAATTACTCAAAATAATTACCATTGCATCTTTGCCCCATTCATTTTGCCTTAGGCCTTTTAACATTGAAAGCCCGTCCATTATTGGCATAACAATATCCAGTAAAATAATATCCGGATGCTGTGTTAGCGCGATTTGTAAACCAATTTCGCCGTTGTCTGCCTCCAAAACGTTAAAGCCTTCGTTTATAAGTTTCTTTTTCATAAGCTGGCGCAAGTCTATTTCATCTTCAACAATTAAAATTGTGCTTTTTTTATCTGCCATATTTTTTTCCGCCAACTGGCGGATATTTATTTTTTTAATTATACTATGTTTTTTTGATTGGTAAAGTAAAGCAAAAACTTGTTCCAACATTTTCTTCGGATTCAAACCATATCACTCCCCCGTGCGACTCAATAATATTTTTTGATAAAAATAATCCCAGCCCCGAGCCAACCGCGTTTGCGCGCATTGCATTGTCGCCCCTGAAAAATTTAGTAAAAATTTTATCTTGCTGGCCTTTGGGTATGCCAATTCCAAAGTCTTTCACCCTTAATTCTATATTTTTTCCGTCATTTTGCAAGGTGATTGCTATTTTTGAACCGTCCGCGGAATATTTTATTGCATTATCAATAAAATTCTGCACGACAATTTTAATTTTTTCGGCATCAAGCATAATTTGCGGAAAATTTTCCGGCTCGGTAAAATCAAGCTTAATTTTCCTGCTTTCCATTTGATCTTTAAAAATATCCAGCACCACCCTGATAATTTCCCGAATATCCGAAGGGGCAAGCTTGTACAAATATCTGCCTTCGGCAATGCGAGTTACATTTAAAAGATCATTGACTAAAGTAATCAGCCTTTCATTGTTTCTAAAAGTGTTTTTAACAAGCTCGTTTTGCTTGGCTGTGAGCTTTCCAAAATCTCCTTTTTTCAACATGCTTATAGACCATTTAATTATTGAAAGAGGGGTTCTTAGCTGGTGGGCTGCCAAAGAAACAAATTCTATTTCCATTTTTTCAACCATTTTCCCCCTGCTTATATCGTGAAGCACAATCAAGTGCCCGCTGGAATTCCCAAGCGTTCCCAAGGACAATACTGAAAACTCTATAATAAAATCTTTTGCCAGTTCAACTTCCTTCCGGTAAATAATTTGGATCCCTTTTTCCAAAATTTCCATTATTGGCTTGGTTTTTGGAAAATCTGCCAGAGACGAAAACGATTTTCCCAATAATCTGTTATTTTCCAATTTAAGAATTCTCACAGCTTCAGGATTTATTGAAAAAATATTATCTTTTTCATCAAGAATTATAAGGCCGTCGGTAAAACTGCTGACAACTGTTTTTGTTATATCCCTTTCTGCTTCTGCTTTTGCGCGTTCTTCTTCGGAATTTTTAAGAAGCCCCGCCAAATTTTTTTTTGCTTTTTCCAGCCTTATTTTTTCTTTAACAAAAAATACCAAAGCCGGCGCGGCTAATATAATTATCACTATAAAATATACAGATATTGGCATATTTATTTATTATACAACTATTATATAAAATACAATAATAGGAATATGCACAGCTATTGTTGACATTTTGAATATTTTATTATATAATTAATATATGATAAATAAACAAGCGCAATCCCCAGTTTTAAGCGAAACCAAAATGACTTTTGGCGGTCTTGGCATTGCTCCAAAAATTCTTGATGCAATTTTAAAATTGGGATTTATCGAGCCGACTTCCATACAGCGCAAAGCAATTCCTGTTGCCGTTGAAGGAAAAGATATTATTGGAATTGCCCAAACCGGCACCGGCAAAACTTTGGCTTTTGGCATACCGCTAATACAGCAAATTTTATCCACACAAGGAAAAGGCCTGATTATTTTGCCAACCCGCGAATTAGCTTTGCAAGTAAATGAAGCAATACAAAAAATTGGAAGACAATTTGGCATAAAAACATCTGTGCTGATTGGAGGCGCCCCCATTAGGCATCAAATACGGGAAATTTCTTTTAACCCGCACATTATTATTGGAACTCCGGGCAGGATTAACGACCATATCCAGCAAAGAACTTTGAATTTGCAAAATGTTTCAATTTTAATTTTAGATGAAGCAGACAGGATGTTTGATATGGGTTTTGCTCCGCAAATAAATAAAATTTTATTGTCGGTTCCAAAAAACAGGCAGACAATGCTTTTTTCCGCAACTATGCCCGAGGGTATTGTAAAAATTGCCACCCATCATATGAAGCTTCCTATTAGAGTAGAAGTTGCCAGGTCGGGAACTACCGCCAAAGATATTGAACAGGAATTATTTGTTGTAAAAAAAGACCAGAAACTTTCTTTGTTGAAAAAAATTTTGCAGGACTGCAAAGGAAGCGTTTTAATTTTTATAAGAGTAAAACACAACGCAAGAAAAATTTGTAATAATTTGCGCGACATTGGCATTAGCGCGGCAGAAATCCACTCAAATCGCTCTCTCAATCAAAGAAAAGAAGCTTTGGAAGGCTTTAAACTTGGCAGATACAGAGTTCTTGTGGCAACCGACATAGCAAGCCGCGGAATAGATGTAAAAAACATTGAGCTGGTAATTAATTATGATTTGCCAGAAAACGCGGAAGATTATGTGCACAGAATCGGCAGAACCGGCAGGGCCGGAATGTCGGGAAAAGCAATTTCTTTTGCAATGCCAGAACAGGGGCATTTGGTTCGCGATATTGAAATGCTTACCAGGATTAATTTGCCAATTTCACAATTGCCCTCTAATCTTCCGCAAAGCGCGCAAAGCCCCGTATATAATAGAAGAAGCAATTTTAGATATGCCCGAAAAAGATACTAAATTTTCCGCCCAAGGCGGACCAGCCTCGGGCTGGGACGTGGCAATAATCGGCGGAGGTCCGGCGGGAATAATGTCCGCAATACAATCTGCGGCCAATGGGTTCAACGTTGTTTTGATAGAAAAAAATAAACAACTTGGCAAAAAATTTCTTTTAACTGGAAACGGCCGGTGCAATTTAACCAACGCGGAGCTTGATTTAAAAAAATTGGTTGCAAATTATCATAATGGAGAATTTTTATACCGCGCCTTTTCTCCGCCAGCTGGCGGATTCGGCCCGAAAGAAACTATAAAATTCTTTGAAGATTTGGGAATAAAAACTAAAACCGAAGCAGGTAATAGAGTTTTTCCTGAAAATAACAGCGCCGAAGAAATTTTAGAAGCGTTAAAAAAATATTTAGAAAAAAATAAAGTAAAAATAATTTATGATTCAGCGGCCGAAGGTTTTGAACTAAAAAATAAAAAAATATTAAAAATTATTTTAAATAATAATAAAAAAATCACGGCGAAGAAATATATTTTAACAACCGGCGGAAAGTCTTACGCAAAAAGCGGGTCAGATGGCGCAGGCTACAAATTGGCTGAAAAACTTGGGCACTCTATTATAAAGCCATCTCCTGCGCTGACTCCAATAATTTTGAAGGAGGACTGGGTTAAAAAATTGCAAGGCATAAGCTTAAAAAATATTAAAATATTCGGCGAAAGCGGAGAAATTTTATTTACTCATTTTGGAATTTCAGGGCCTGTTGCTTTAAACATCAGCGGAAAAATTGGAGAGTTGCTTAAAAAAAATGAAGTTAAAATATTTATGGATTTATTTCCAGAATTAAACCAGCAAGAAATTTTGGAAAACTTTCAAGAACTTTTGAAAAAATACCTAAGGCAGGCAATAAAAAATATTTTAACGGAATTTGTTCCCGAAAGGTTTGCCGAAGTTTTGCTTGAAATTATAAAAATAGATAAAAATAAGATAGCGAATAATCTCTCTAAGTCCGAAAAAAATATAATTGTTAGAGCACTGAAAGGCTTTGAAATGACAGCAGAAGGTGTTTTGGGTTTTGATAATGCCATGGCAACGCGGGGCGGGATAAGCCTTAAAGAAATAAACCATAAAACAATGCAATCAAAATTAATTGATAATTTATTTTTTGCAGGAGAAATTATTGACGTTGACGGAAAAACCGGCGGATTTAATTTGCAAATGTGCTGGAGCACAGGACATCTTGCATCTATGCAATAAAGATGCTAATATAAAAATGTAAGTTAAGGGCATTAGCCCAAGTTTCTTTCTTGGTTTCTATGTAATAAGTAGGCCGTAGAAGAACTAGGTCGGCTTACATATTATTAATCAAGAAAAAAAATATGGCAAAAAAATTATATGTTGGAGGATTATCCTACAACACAACAGAAGCTACTTTAAAAGACGCATTTACTCAAGCTGGAACAGTTGAAACGGCAACAGTCATTATAGATAAAATGACTAACCGCTCAAAAGGTTTTGGATTTGTGGAAATGTCAACCGACGAAGAAGCCCAAAAAGCTATTGAGATGTTTGACGGCAAAGACTTAGATGGAAGAACCGTCAAAGTAAACGAAGCCAAACCAATGGAACCAAGAGCTCCAAGAACAGGCGGATACAACAACGGAGGAAACAGAGGAGGATTCGGTGGAGGCAACAGATGGTAAATAACCCCTGAAAGGGAGTTATCCTGACCAGAAGGCGAAGGACAACCATTAAAACAAAAAGTCACCCTTAAACCGGTGATTTTTTGTTTGTAAAAATTTTGATGCTAAACGGATTATTCCACAATCAAATTACCCTTCATACCCATCTGCCGGTGCTGTCCAACGCTGCAGTAAAACTCAAATGTTCCGGTTTTATCAGCAGTAAATTCTACCTCTGCCTTTGCAGGACCTTGCACCTTGCTTGTTTTTGCATTAAATTCGTCAATCACCCAGTCGTGAAATCCATCAACGTTATCAAGAATAATTTTTACCCTGTCGCCTTTTTGCGCCCTGATCTCCGAAGGAGCAAAACTAAAATTATTTGCAGTTAAGGTGAATGTTTTTACCGAAGATTCCTGAACATTATTGGCTGCTGGCGGCTGCGAATAATAATAACCAAAAATAACGGCAGCAACTAAAACTATAGCCGCGGCTAAAATAAACGAAACTAAGATTTTTCTTTGCATATAATATTTGTTACTTATATTTTTATTTTACCATTATTTTTTTAAAATAACATCAGTTTCATTAAAATTTGATGAATAAAGGAAACCACCGCTTGTTTTCGCAATTTAAATAGTAAAATTTTAGCTTCTCCATAATCTCACGATCGTAGAATTTTGGAGAAGCCTGAATATAGCTCATTTATTCAGTCCAAATATTTCTTTTAAATGTTTTTCATTATCTATTGATTCCAAAACTCCAAAACGCACATGTTTTCTTATGTTGAAAAATTCTACAATAAAATCTATCTCGTCTTTGCAATTGTAAGGAAAAATAAAGACGCTTTTTTGCAATTCATAAAATCCCAGTTTTTTTATTTTATCACGCAAAGCATCTCTTCCCCACCTGACTTTTTCAGGAACATCAAAAGTTAAAATTCTCCACTTGTCGTCCCAATCTTTTTTATCAATTCGCATTTCTTCGAATTTATATGTAAGCGCCTTTAATTTTCCTTTGTCAGTTATAGTAATTGTAACCGAACCATTTGGGTTTTCCTTTTTCTTGATAGATTTCGATTTGTAGAGATTATTTATTTCTCTTTGCAAGTCTTTTTTATTTATTTTTTGCCACTCTCGGCTTGTACTTTTTAAAGTTTGCCAATACTGGCGAGGTGTATAACACAAGCCAAGCGTTACGCCGGCAAGTAAAAGTAACAAAATTTTTTTCTTAAATGATTCCATTGATTTAAACAATTATATTATTCAATTTACTCAATTTATTCAATTTTACAGATTATTTAATTTTACAAAATAATAATTACAAAAACAAGCTTCTCCAAAATCTCACGATCGTATAATTTTGGAGAAGCTAACTATTCTTAAATTTTTTTTAGATTTTTCTAATCCCCATTAATATTGCGATTTTTTGTTTGACAAAAAAACTTAGCTAAGGTAATCTTTTAATATCGCAATAATTTTGTTGCGAACAGCTGTTTCACAAGTTGACAGGAGAAATTTGTCATGGCGAAAACCCCAATGAAGGTTGAAGCCAAACCTGCGCTTCTAAAACTTTTCAAGCACGAGGATTACATGTGCGAACGGACGGTCGCCGTAGATGGAGTTTGGAATGTAGCAAGAAGGGTTGGAATGGGCTCGGACAATCCCGATAGAACGGATGTACTTGCCGAGAACCTGGCTGGTTCCGAAGATGATGTGAGGAAACTTGCTCAGGAAGCTTTCGGCTTCGACCAAGGCAATTGGATGAACCCAATTGAAGTGGTTCGGGCGGGAACAAAAATGGCTGGGCTCACGGACGTTTCAAAACTTCTTCGTGAGTGCGGTATTTCCGGCAAACCGATTCCAAACCACCCGGAAGAGTAATCTTCGCTTATAACCAGTGCGAAAACAACCAAAAACCCGAAGCTCAGCTATCGGGTCTTTTTTTATGTATTGTCCTTTACATTAAGCAAAAAATAGGATATAATTAGTTTTTAGAGTAGCTGGATTCCCGCTTTCCCTCCTCCGCGCAAGGCTTCGGACGGGCAATGCGCGGGAATGACATTGATTATGGAAAATATTAGAAACATTGCTATTATTGCCCACGTTGACCATGGAAAAACCACCTTAGTGGACGCGCTTTTGAGGCAGTCAAAAACTCAAATGAAAAAAGAAGTTGCCGACCAGGAAATGATTATGGACAGCAATGAATTGGAAAGGGAAAGAGGAATTACAATTTTTTCAAAAAATGCTTCTGTGCAATATGGGGATATTAAAATAAATATAATTGACACGCCAGGCCACGCGGATTTTGGAGGCGAAGTGGAAAGAGTTTTGAATATGGCAGACGGCTGCTTGCTTTTGATTGACGCAAAGGAAGGGCCAATGCCCCAAACCCGGTTTGTGCTAAAAAAAGCTTTGGAAATGGGCCACAAAATTATTGTAGTAATAAACAAAATTGACAAGCAAGGCGCCAGGCCCGAATTTGCTTTGGAAGCAACCTTGGAATTATTTTTGGAATTGGGAGCTGGTGACCACAGTTTGGATTTTCCTGTAATTTACGCATCTGGTCGAAGCGGAAAGGCCGGGCTTTTGCCGGATTTATCTAAAATGGAAAACATAAATCCTGTTTTTGACGCAATTGTAAAACACATTCCCTCCTCCATTGCAGACGCAACAAAACCTTTGCAAATGCTGGTAACTTCAATTGCTCCAGACGACTTTAAGGGTAGAATTGCAATTGGCAGAGTTTACAACGGAACAATAAAATCCGGCCAGGAAATAACGCGCATAAATAGGCAGGGTTTGCAAAAAAAATATAGGATAACTTCTTTAATGACATTTTTAGGTTTGGGAAAAGTTGAAACGGAAGAAATTAAAGCCGGAGATATTTGCGCAATTGCCGGCGTTCCGGATATAACAATTGGAGAAACAATTGCAGATGCGGAAACCCCGGAAGCCTTGCCCCTAATTAACATTGAAGAGCCGACTGTAAAAATGACTTTTATGGTGAACAGTTCCCCGTTTGCCGGAAAAGAAGGAGAATTTTCAACAACAATGCAAATACGTAAAAGGCTATTTAAAGAATTGGAAACTGATGTTTCTTTAAGAGTTACAGAAGACGACAAAAATAATTGGATTGCTTCGGGAAGAGGCGAATTGCATTTGGCAATTTTAATTGAACGCCTTAGAAGAGAAGGTTTTGAGTTCCAAGTTTCCAGGCCTCAAGTTATTACCAGAGAAATAAACGGGAAAAAAATGACTCCCTATGAAAAAGTATTTATTGAAGTTCCTGAAAAATACCAAGGAGCAATAATGCAAAAAATGGGAGAAAGAAAGGCAGAGCTGAAAGAAATGAGAATTAACGGAGAAATTATTTTACTGGAATTTATAATTCCAACACGGGGATTGTTTGGATACAAAAATGAATTTTTAACAGACACAAAAGGGCTTGGAATAATTAACACAATTTTTTTCCAATATATGGAAGATCCGGAAAATTGGAAAGAAAGAGACCACGGATCTTTGGTTTCCACAGACACAGGACCCACAAATATTTACGGCCTTACAAACGTCCAAGACAGAGGGACATTGTTTTTTGGCGCTGCCGTGGAAATTTATGAAGGCCAAGTAGTGGGACAAAACGCAAGATCAAATGATATAAGAGTAAATGTTTGCAAAGAAAAAGCCCTGTCCAATATGAGGTCAAAAGGCGATGGAGGAATAGAATATTTTAAAACTCCAAAAACAATGGGGTTGGAAGACGCATTGGAATATATTGGCGACGACGAGCTTGTGGAAGTAACTCCAAAAAATGTGCGCATAAGAAAAATGCATTTAAAAGAAGTTGACGCCAAACGCGCAGAACGCAAAACTTCCGGAGTGAAATTTGATTACTAAATTGCCTCTTGATTTTTTTCATAATTTATGATAAGATGAATTATGCAAACATTGATAAGCAAAGAAAAATTTTTAGAGGAACACAACAAGTTATCGCCCTCAAATTTGAAAGCCACTCTTGTTTTGCTTACAAAATTTCAAGAAGAAAAAAAGCCGCTTTTAAAAGACAACGCATGGTGCTTGGACAAACACAGAATTCCTTTTATTTCGTGGCTGACAAATTTGCCAAAAGAGGATAAAAAAACAAATAGAAAATCACGAGCAAAAGAAATTTTTAAAAATTACCCGGAAACGCATTACGAAGGCTAATGCGTTTTTTTCGTGATAATACACAATGATCATAGATGATGTAAAAATAAATGTTGTTGCTGGAAATGGCGGGAGCGGTCTTGCGGTTTTTAGTAAAACAAAAAGAACTTTTGGACCAACCGGCGGAAGCGGAGGAAAAGGAGGAAGCATTTTTTTGGAAGGCGTTTCGGATTTGGGAGCTTTGAGGCAGTTCCGCTTCAAAAAAGTTTGCCAGGCAAAAAACGGGCAAAACGGAAAATCGCAGTTAAATGACGGAGCGGACGCTGAAAATTTAATTTTGTTTGTGCCGGTTGGTACAGTGGCGCGCATTGGAAATGAAAAAGAAATAGAAATTACAAAAATCGGCCAGCAAGAACTTATTGCAAAAGGTGGAAGAGGCGGAAAAGGAAATTATCTTTTCAGGTCTGCCACAAACACTTCGCCACGCCAGTTTGAGCAAGGAAAACCCGGAGAGTCTTTTGAAGTGCGTCTTGAATTAAAAATGATTGCCGATGTTGGTTTTATCGGCCTGCCGAATGTTGGCAAATCCAGCTTGTTAAACGAGCTGACAAACGCAAACAGCAAAGTTGCCAATTATCCGTTTACAACTTTAGAGCCGAATTTAGGCGTTTACTTTGACCTAATTTTAGCTGACATTCCCGGATTAATAGAGGGAGCCTCCGAAGGCAAGGGGCTTGGCACAAAATTTTTACGCCACATTGAAAGGACAAAAATTCTGTTTCATTTTGTTTCAGCCGATTCTGAAACCCCTCTGCAAGATTACAAAACAGTAAGAAAAGAACTTAAAACTTATAATCCCTTTTTACTGGAAAAACCAGAATATATTTTTATCAGTAAAAAAGACGCGGCCAAAGAAGACTCGTTAGAAAAAATAAGAAAAGAATTCAAAAAAGAAAATAGACAAACAATGGCAATTTCAATAATAGAACCAGAAAGCTTAAATGCAGTTAAAAAATTATTGAATAGTTTAGCAGAAGAAAAAAATGTGCTATAATATAATAAAATAATATATCGCTACGCTACGTAAACTTATGGCATTTGGAGAAACAATTTTATTTGTAATTGATTTTTTAACGTTCCCAACCTGGCACTTGGTTTTGCTTTATGTAATTTTGCTTTTGCTTGTTGTGTGGTCAATGATAAAATCCTGGGGATTTTAAATTTATATTTTTTGTAAACAAAAAGCGTCCTAAATTTGCAATAAAAACAAAGGGCGCTTTTTTAGTTGGAAGACTTTTGAATTAACAAGCTTAGCAGTTTTTTAGCTTCGGCAGTAGCTTCTTCTTTTGTTGTGCTTTCTGTAAACTTTTGCCACTGGCTAAAAATTTCGGGATCGTTTAAACCTCTTACAGCTGTTTCCATAGTTAGCCTTGTGTCAAAATCAATTTCTTTGCCAGACAGCAAAACATACTCGGTAAACATATTCCGAAAGTCCAAAACATTTCTGTTTACATTTTGCTGGCGCAAAACGCTTTGGTCTTTTAAAACTACATAGCCTAAAAATACATTGCCTGCCAAAGAAACAACAAATAAAGCGCCTAACAAAATTATAAAAAATATTTTTTTGTCCATATTTATCTTGTCATTGCGAGCGAACAGCAGTGAGCGTGGCAATCCAGAAATTTTGTGCATTTACTATAGATTGCTTCGTCGCTTTGCTCCTCGCAATGACACTAATTAAATTTTCGACTTTTTTACAAAATATACAAACATTACAATAATCAGAACAATCACCAAAAACAACAATAAAGCAATTATTGCTTGCCAGTTTAGCCAATCGGGAAAAAAAGTTTTCTTCTTTAATTCAATATCCATTCTTATGCCATTGTCTTCTTTTACTTCAAAAATATCGCTCTGAAAATTTTGATAATTTTGCGCAGAAGCTGTTAAATAATATTTTCCTTGCGGAACCAAGAAAGAATACTTTCCCGTGTCATTTGTAACAATAGGATTTTTTTGCAAAAACTTTTCAGCCGGCCATAATTCATACTTGCCCGCCGTAGCCTTTGGCGAAGGAGGGTTTGCCTCAGGGTTTAGCCAATAAATGGAAACAGTTGCTTTTTCAATTCTCAATTTTCCATCGGCTGTTTGCCTAAAAACATATCCTTCAGGATCCACCAGTAATGTAAGATTGGTTTGCGTTGAAACAACAGACGCATTTTCATATTCGGCAACAGTGGCAATTTGATATTCTCCTTCGGCTGTTGGAGCGTTAAAATCTGCTTTAAAAACTCCCGGTTTAACTTCTGCATATTCAAATTTTTGCACAAGCAATCCCGCGCTTTTTGCAACACTTGTGTCATTGCGAGGCGCGAGCGAGGCGAGCAACGAAGCAATCCAGTGTTGCGAGATTGCCGCGTCGGACTGCTGTCCTCCTCGCAATGACGAGGTGTCAGCTTTCGCCAAGTTTTTTAAAGTAATTAATCCGGTAACTTTTTTTGCCGGGCCGTCAGATTTCATTATCAATTCTACGGGTTTCCCTGAAATTGTCCTAACTGTTTGCTTGGCAATTCCTTTATTATCTACGTTTAAAGCAGAAGAAAAATCAATTAAGCCTCCGGAAGTTCTGGCAAAAACAATATTGCTTGGCATTTTTTCAAGAGCTTTGGCCCCCATTTCCGCCAAAGGAATTCCTTTTACCGAGGCAAGCCCCTTAGCCTGCAAACTTTCTGTTTCTGATAATTTTTTCTGACTTTGTGAAGCTATTTCTGCTACAGGAGGCTGGTTAGTGTTTGAAACTTGATTTAATTTTATAATTTCTGCTTGTGTTAAAACTGTTTGCGTGAGCCCGGGCAAATAAAGTTCTGTTTGGCTTAGTTTTTTTGTGTCGCTTAATTTGTTTGCATCAATGGCCAAAGCATCAAGCGTTTGTTTTAATTGCGGCAATTTATTGGCATAAAATCCGACAGTTGATTCAATTTGCGACAAATTAAAAATGCCAAGCGGATTAACACTCATAATTTTTAAATTTTGCAACGCTTCGGGCGTTTTCACAGGCACGCTCTCTACAATTGGCGGATAGACCACCTGCGGTGAATTTGAAATTTGAAGTTTTAAATTTGAAATTGCTTCACCGATATTCTGTATCTGTTGCGTAACTTGTTGCGCAACTTGCTGGATTAAATTTGGCGCTGTTTCGGGTTTCTCGCCAGCAGGCGGTGGCGGTGTGTAGGTTGTGGTGGTGGTAACTGCTTGACCGCCAACCATTGTGCTTTGGGTAGAGGCAATTGAACCTGCGTTGGAAGCAGAATCTATGGAATAATATCTAAAGTAGGTGGGTTCATAAATTTGATATGTGACAGGGGTTGTATAGGCTGTGGTTGGAGTGCAGGTGTTGCTTGTATCTCTGCAATAGTAGGTGGCGGCGCAGCCAGTTCCTCCTTCGTTATCTGCGCAAGATAGAGATGTGGTGATAACGTTGGCTGCTCTAGTGGCGGTGGCTGCGGTGGTTGGAACAGCGGTGTCCAATGTAAAACTTCCCATTTGCGTCCAGCTACTGGTTTCTGTGCCGTCGTTGTTCTGGCTGCACCAGTAGTATGTGGCGTCGCTGCCAATTGCGGAGCTTGGTGTGTATGTTGTGTTTTCGTTGTTATCTGGAGTGGCTGATGATGTTCCGCTTGCTACAACGTTTATGTTGTTTACGCAGTCTGCCAGAGATGAAGAAGAAATCCTGTAGTTAGTTGTGCCGGTGTCTGCTGAGTCGTTGTCTGAATAATTGGCTGATAAGGTTGGAGTATTGTCGTTTGTGTTACTATCGTTAGCGGGGCTAACTAATGTTGGGGCGTTTGGGGCAAAATTAAACAGCCAGTTTGAGTTGTTGTTGCTGTCTGTGCTGTTGGTTTGAGTAATTGCTGTTCCGCCGTCTGCGTTAGAATATGACACATTTACATAGTCGGCTTGTGCTGTGCCGGTGGTATTGAGATACCATGTTGTTGAGTCTTCTGTTAAATCTAACAAGTCTCCCAACTCTCCGTTGAGCGAGAGGTTGCCTCCTACTGTGAGGGTTGAACCTCCCAGGCCGTCGCCTGTGACTTGGGCTCCTGTGCCAATTGTGAAGTTGCCGCTCGCTCCGCCGTCAGTGGTGGTAGTAATTGCTTGTCCGTTAAAATCTACGGTGCCGGCTGTGGCGTTGAAGCTGTCGGTGGTTACTCCGTCTGTAAATTGCTTTGTTGCCCCTGCCGAATTAATTACTATGTCTTCTACTGCTTTATCTAAAAAGTTTATTGTTTGGGTGCCACTCGTCCCTCCCAACGTAATCGTCCCGGTGCCCTTAGAATATGTGTCAACAGTGGCAAAAAATATATTACCGTTTACTGTTAAATTATTGTTGTTTGTGGCGTTGTCAAAGATACCGTTAGTTAAAGTCATATTCCCCGCAATCATCAGCGGGTCTGAATCCGTTGTCTGTAAGGTGTCGACGTCGTCGGTGAGGTTCATTGTCAGATTGTATAAGTTTGAGCCGCCGGTGTCTATTGTGTAGGTGTCGGCCGCGCTGTCAGCGTCGCCTACAAATGTGATTGTGCCCGTGGCAGTGTATGTTCCGCTGTTGGCAAAATTACCCGCAACATTAAGGTTAAACCCTGCGTCAGTCAATGTGCCCGTTGTGATAGTGAGATTGCCAGAAACTGTTAAAACTGCGCCCAATGTAACACTAGTTGTGTTGCCCGTGTCCATTGTAAAGTTTGCCACTTCAACAGCCGAATCTATTATGGCTGTGCCTCCGCCAGAACTTGCGTCAAAATAGACATTGGTGGTAGCAACGGGCAAATTACTCGCGTCTGGAGTTCCTCCCGAGGTTGACGCCCAGTGGTTTGTTGCATCGCTCCAGTTGCCTGTTCCGCCCACCCAGTAAGCGTCGGTCGGCGGCGCATAATTCAAAGCCACAGAATCTAAAACCGGCGTGTCTGAATTGTCTGAAGTAAGCGCCATTTTGTAATAAAAATTAGCGGTAGTCCAATTAAGCGCCGACAAGTCTATGCTGTTTGAGCCAACAGAAAGCGTGTTTGAACCGTCTAAAACTCCGGCCGAATTATACCACGCAGAATTGTCTTGGCTAAATTGAACAGTAATTCCAGTTCCCGCCGGAATAGCCGAAGCATTGTAACTAAAACTGCTTATTCTAGTAACTGTTTGCCCAGAAAGCAGGTTAATTGAATTTAAAGTTGCCGAAGTTTCATAAGTGTACGAAGCGCTGCCCTCTGTCCAAAAAAGATTTATGGCATTTAAAACTGGTGAGTCTGAACTGCTTGTTGTTTCAAGCGAAATTTCATATAAAAAATATGGTTCTGCCCAATTTAAAGCAGACAAATCAAATGCGGCTATTTCGGCCAGGTGATCTCCGTCTAAAAGAGTATCATATTCGTTTGCAACGCCGGCTGAATTATACCACCAATAGCCGTTTCTGCTAAACCGAACTTTTAAACTTGTGCCCGCAGGAATTGTGGCGTCGTAGCCAAAAGCGTCAATGCTTGCAACGTTTTGGCCAGATAACAAATTTTGCGAAACCAAAGTTCCCGATGTTTCGTAGGTGTCGGTAAAGGCATTTGAGGCAAACCCAAAAACGCCGGCCAAAACCGCTATTGTAAAAACAGCGCTAAACAGAAATTTTTTAATTGTATTGCTGGGTCTTGACATGGTCTAATATTCTGCTATACTTAAGTTGGTTATCAATCGATGTCACATCCTATATAATAGGACCAAAAATAACATCTTCAGAAATGAAGGTGTTCTTTTTTATTTTATGATATAATAAAATTGTGGAGTCGCGGGAGGTTGAAACCAGACGGATCTGGTCTTCGATTGATAACCGAATGGTCCCGTTAAAACGGGATGTGGTTCGACACCACAGACCTCCGCACCAAATAATCTGCGCTAAATTCAGCGCGGATTTTTTGTTTGTATTTTTGTTTTTAAATTTGTCGATCATTTAAAAATTATTTTGTTATAATTTGGCGGCGCTAAAAATTTTCCTTTTAGCCCCATACTCAGATGTTTTTGAAAAATAGCTTTTCGCAGGTTAAAACTAAAAGCGTATCTAAAATGTCCGTAATATGAATTTATTGTTGCCAAAACGCTTTGTATAGACTTGTCATTCCCGCGAAAGCCGAAGGTCCTGTAAGGGCGGAAATCCACGCCTACCAACGAGTGTGGATTCCCAGTCAAGCTGGGAATGACATTGTTCAGTTTGTTTTTGAACCGTTTAACCACGCTTTGTTTTACCAAAACATAACCAGGTTTAATAAAATATCCTAAAAATTCTATTCCTTTGCTTATGGGACAAAACTTTGTCTTCTTAAAATTCAGCTCTAAATCTAATTCTTTTTGCAAAAAATTATTTATTTTATTTTCAAAATTAATAAATGCAGACCTATTTTTATTTAATACAATAAAATCATCTACATATCTTACATAGTATTCGCATTCTAAGTTTCGTTTAACAAACTGGTCTAACTCGTTCAAATAAAGGTTGGCGAAAAACTGCGAAGAATAATTTCCAATTGGCAAGCCTTTGTTTTCTTTTGCTCCAAACAAAGACTTTCTTTTTGGAATAAGGTCAAATAAAGATGGCGGGCTTTTTATAATATAATTTTCTGTTGGCTTGTGAAAAATAATATTTTTTGCCAGCCACAGCATATCATTTTTCCAATGGTTTGTTTTTTTCTGCTTTAAAATCATTTTTTCAAAAATTTTGTATAAAATATTGTGGTTTATTGCCATAAAAAACCCAGAAATATCCAGTTGTATGTAAAACGCCTCTTTTTTATAATTTTCTGTCGCTTTTTTAATGAAATTTTTTAACCTTGCAACTGCCGCATGCGTTCCTTTGCTCTTTCGGCAAGAAAATGTGTCAAATATAAGCGTTTTTTCTCCAATTTTATTTATTTCTCTAATTAAAAGGTGGTGTACAACCCTGTCTCTAAAACTTGCGGCAAATATTTCTCTTAGAGAAGGCTCTTTTGCCACAAAACATATTGACCGCCCGGGTTTATAGGTTTTTGTTTCAAGCTCTTTTTGCAATTGGTAAATATTTCTTTCTAAATTATATTCAAACTTTAGGGCATTAATTGTATTCCTTTTTGTTTTTCTGCAGTCTAAATAAGCCTTGTACATTTTTTCAAATGTAAATATTTCGTTCATAAGTTGCATTTTATACCCTAACTCCCCAATTTTTTATTTTCAGGACTTTTTAAGTAATTATTTTTAGAAACTACTGATTTTCCAAGTCTTAGATTAGCAGTGTCATTGCGAGCGAGCGAAGCGAGCGTGGCAATCCAGAGTTAAAACTTTTCAGCCAAGTCGTTCCACGTAGGATTTTCTTTTCCAATCAATGAAATCTTTTTCTTTCGCGACCACGATTTAATCTGTTTTTCTCTTTCTATTGCTATGTTTATGTCATTTGTTTCTTCGTAATAAACTAAATTGTGCACAGAATATTTTTTAGTGAAACCTTCAATCAAGTTATTTTTATGTTCGTAAATTCTCCGATGCAAATTATCTGTGACGCCTACATACAATGTTCCGTTTCTTTTACTGGCTAAAATATAAACATAATATGTTTTACTGGTCATACTCTGGATTGCCACGCCCCGCTACGGCGGGGCTCGCAATGACACTCGAAATAGCATGGCTCGAAACAACGGCTTTTGGCGAGGGAATTGATTGGATAATTCTAAAAATGCCTTCTGCGTTGGCGCAGTTTATCATTTGCGGACCACCCTCGGTCGGGATAGAAAGGGGGGTGGCAATTTGCACCCACCCTTTATTTAATTCCTCATCTCTGCGGCGCATATCCTTGATATAACCGTCGGGTTGGACAGAATCAGTAAGAGCCGCCACGACATCAACTATAACAAACCACCACTCATTTTGATAGATAGTTTTTCTTATTTTCTTGCCTTTAAATAAAGCAATTTTAGTTGTTTCAATATTTTTCTCCATTTATACTTTTAGTTAAAATTAATGCTCCAGTTGAGCCAGCCGCCAATCATTTCACCAGTTTCTTTTGCGTAATTGGTTTGAATATGGGCAAATTGGCCGGCAGAAATTAAATTTATTTCTTGAGCCATTCTTAATCTTATTTTTAACTTATCAAATTCAACGCTTAATTCTTTTATTTTTTGATATTTTTTTTCGTTTGGCAAAGAGTTTGCCTCTACTGCCAAATCAAGGCATTTCCAACTTAAATTTAAAATATTTGCTCCTAATGAATATTTATAATGTTTTGGAAAACTTCGCGTTGTTTCATACAAAAATTTGGTAAGCTGGTAAAATTTTGAATAAATTGGAAGCTGTTGATATTCTGCCATTTTTTTTAAATTCGCGGTGCATTGTTTTATGCAACTGGCTAAAAATTGTTTACCCGCGCACGCACCGCACGTAATTGCTGTTAGTCTTAGTGTTGCTGTTCGCATTGCCATTGTTGAAGTTCAGGTTGAAGGCGTTAGCCGCGCTAGCCTCGGAAGCCGACCAGTAGTTGTTGGAAACGATATTTTGCTCTTGCATTTTTCATTCCCCGTGAGACAATCTATCTCATGGGGTCTCTCCGAAAACCTGGTATATCCCACGTCATCCCCGCGAAGGCGGGGATCCACGCCTACCAACGAGTGTGGATTCCCAGTCAAGCTGGGAATGACACGAACATAAAAAGATTTTCTGACCAGCAATAATCTGCATATATTGCAGAGAAACAAGAGCCGTATTAAATTTTTAGCGCTTCTCTCTTAAAAGCCGATTTTTTAAAAAAATACAACTTTTTAAGAATCCGGCGATTTTTTAATTTTTTTTCAAATTACAAAATACAAATTATCTATTTTTATTGAATAATTATTTATATTAACCCCGTGAGATAGCGAGCTTGCGAGCTCTATCTCACGGGGTTAATACCCGCGCACGCACCGCACGTAATTGCTGTTAGTCTTAGTGTTGCTGTTCGCATTGCCATTGTTGAAGTTCAGGTTGAAGGCGTTAGCCGCGCTAGCCTCGGAAGCCGACCAGTAGTTGTTGGAAACGATATTTTGCTCTTGCATTTTTCATTCCCCGTGAGACAATCTATCTCATGGGGTCTCTCCGAAAACCTGGTATATCCCACGTCATCCCCGCGAAGGCGGGGATCCACGCCTACCAACGAGTGTGGATTCCCAGTCAAGCTGGGAATGACACGAACATAAAAAGATTTTCTGACCAGCAATAATCTGCATATATTGCAGAGAAACAAGAGCCGTATTAAATTTTTAGCGCTTCTCTCTTAAAAGCCGATTTTTTAAAAAAATACAACTTTTTAAGAATCCGGCGATTTTTTAATTTTTTTTCAAATTACAAAATACAAATTATCTATTTTTATTGAATAATTATTTATATTAACCCCGTGAGATAGCGAGCTTGCGAGCTCTATCTCACGGGGTTAATACCCGCGCACGCACCGCACGTAATTGCTGAGAGTCTTAGTGGTGCTGTACGCAGTGCCAGTGGTGAAGTACAGGAGGAAGGCGTTAGCCGCGCTAGCCTCGGAAGCCGACCAGTAGTTGTAGGAAACGATAGCAGTAAGACGCGAATAAGGAGCCGACCCTTTTGCTTGGTCGCGAATGCTTTCTAATTCTAAAATAGTTGGCAAACGCCACCCGCTTCCCTTGGCTTTGCAAAAATCCATTGCCGAATAAGTGCCGCTGGCAGAAATATAATATCTTTCAAGATAGTTTGAGCTTGCAACATTTAAATTTCCAATTCCAACGGTTAAAGGCGAGCCAAGCGCCCCTCCAACGTCTCCTCCTGAAATAGCAGATGTAGATGGCCCCCATGTTTTTGTTCCGCTCACATCTGATGCCGACCATAAAATATTGGCGTAAACATTTGCATTTGTGGCAATGCAAATTGTATTTGAAATTTCTACTCCGTCTGCCCACAGCACGCAGTTAGAATTGTCGCAGTAAATATCTTTGTCAACCGTGGCGTTATAAGCGCCGGCAATATCTCTTACAGTTGTGTCTGCTATTTTTGTCCAGCTTGGAGTTGGCGAATAGCATATTGGAAGTTTAACCTGCCCGGCAGAAGTATCAATATTTGCCCTTATTGTTCCTTTTCCAATTTTTGTTTCATCTGTAAAACTGTCTGTAACGCTTGGATCCACCACATAGTCAATCTCCACCCCCTGTTTAACCCCGCGGGTTAAACACTCGCCTGAACAGGCTATTTTTAAATCAAAGACATCTGTTGGCTGTTGCAGATTTTGT